>Ga0155699_124_pt1 | contig 8490 bp, 7 predicted proteins | sample RifCSPlowO2_01_FD_107356 | JGI IMG/M metagenome (GOLD analysis project Ga0155699, IMG submission 107356) | Candidatus Taylorbacteria bacterium RIFCSPLOWO2_01_FULL_48_100 | reverse complement strand
GCTTTTTGAGAAGCGAGCCGATGAAAAAGAAAATAATCAGAGTCGCCAATGACGCGCCTGCGTACGCTAGGCCGACGGAGCCCTCGCCAATTTTTCCGGCAAGGAAAGTGGAAGTGATGTAGGCGGGCGAGGCGACATGGAGAGTGAACACGAACGCCAATAAATAGAACGGAAGAAACACTCCCGCTTTTTTCACCATATTTTGCATGAATACATTGTAGCACCAATTTCTTTTTTCTTTTCCCATATTAGTTTTGTTGTATAATACCTGTATGCACGAAGACGAGAAAATTCGCGTGGCAGTTTTGCGAGGAGGACCGTCTAGCGAGTACGAAGTGTCGCTCAAGACGGGCGCAACCGCGCTCGCGCATATTCCTCGCGAGCGTTTCTCTCCGTTTGATGTGTTTGTGGACCATGCGGGCGTGTGGCACTCAAGCGGTGTGGCGCGCGCGCCGCACACGATTCTCCGCGATGCGGATGTTGTGTTCAACGCGCTTCACGGTGAATGGGGAGAAGACGGCGGCGCGCAGGAAATGATGGATGTATTCGGCGCGCGCTATACGGGCTCGGATGCGCGCGCCTCGCGGCTTGCAATGCAAAAGGCATTTGCAAAATCCGCACTCACGCATGCGGGCATTAAGACACCCGTCTGGCGCATTGCGCACAAAGAAGATATGCGGGACGGTAACATTTCTATTTCACTTCACCGCTCATTTCCACAGCCGTCGGTCATCAAACCCGCAGCGCTTGGTTCGTCGGTCGGCGTGTCTATTGTACGGAGCGTGGCGGAGATTTCAAATGCGTTGGAAAAAGTGTTCGCGCTGTCGGACGCGGCGCTTGTTGAAGAATATATTGCGGGAAAGGAAGCGACAGTAGGTGTGGTAGACGGTTTCCGCGGCAAGGAATTATATTCCTTGATTCCCGTTGAAATTGTTCCTGTGAGTGGTTCTGCGTTTTTTGATTATAATGCAAAATACTGCGGTAAATCGCAGGAGCTGTGCCCTGGCAGGTTTACTCAAGAGGAAAGCGCTACTCTTCAAAATATTGCGGAACGCGTGCATCAGCACTTAGGACTTAGACATTATTCGCGCTCAGATTTCATTATTCACCCGCGCCGAGGCATTTACTTTTTGGAAGTGAATACGCTTCCGGGACTTACGCCAGAATCGCTCCTGCCTAAATCGCTCACCGCAGTCGGCTCATCTCTTTCCGAATTCCTAGGACATGTGCTAGATTTGGCGATGGCTGAGAGGTAATTTAAGGGCCATTAGCATAGTGGTAGTGCACCCGGTTTGCATCCGGGGGACGGGAGTCCGATTCTCCCATGGTCCAAAAAAAGGTATACTCAAGAATATGAAGCAATCATTTCTTTTTACAAAGACACGGCGCGATGCGCCGACCGACGAGGTTTCGCGCAATGCAAAGCTACTAATTCGTGGTGGGTTTATACATAAGGAAATGGCGGGCGTGTATTCATACTTGCCACTCGGGCTTCGCGTATTAAATAAAGTTGTAGGGATTATCCGCGAAGAAATGAACGCGCTCGGCGGTCAGGAAGTGTACCTTTCCGCTTTGCAAGACCGAGAGGTGTGGGAAAAGACGGGGCGGTGGGATGAGCGCGCGGTTGATTCGTGGTTTAAGACAGAGCTCAAAAACGGTGCTGAAGCGGGACTCGCGTTTACGCACGAAGAGCCGATTACCGCGATGATGCGCGGCCATATTTCTTCTTACAAAGACCTGCCGAAATACCCGTACCAATTCCAGGTTAAATTTAGAAACGAGACGCGCGCGCGGAGCGGCCTCATACGCGGACGGGAGTTTTTGATGAAAGACCTTTATTCGTTTAGCCGCAACGAAACGGAGCATCAAGCGTTTTACGAGAAAATAAAACAGGCGTATCACACTATTTTCGCGCGCATCGGCTTAGGAGAGAAAACTGTGCTTACATTTGCATCGGGCGGCTCATTCAGCAAGTATTCGCACGAGTTCCAGACGCTGTGCGCGGCGGGGGAAGACACAATTCATTTATGCGATAAATGCCGCATCGCGGTTAACAGTGAAATTATTTCCGAGCATACCGCGTGTCCGCAGTGCGGGAACGAAAAACTAACGCAAGAAAAAGCCGTTGAAGTCGGTAACATCTTTACGCTAGGTACTAAGTTTTCCGATGCGCTCAACCTTAAATACCGCAATGAGGTTGGTAAGGAAACATCTGTATTTATGGGAAGTTACGGCATCGGTCCCGGAAGGGCGATGGGTGTTGCAGTTGAGCTTTTCGCAGACGAAAAGGGTATTGTGTGGCCGAAGAGTATCGCACCGTTTGCAGTGCATCTAATATCACTTGCTTCTTCCACGAAAGTTAAAAAAGAAGCAGATGCGCTTTACGAGAAATTGCAGAAAGAAGATATTGAAGTTCTCTACGACGACCGCGATGCGCGCGCGGGCGAGAAGTTTGCAGACGCCGACCTTATCGGCATTCCGCTCCGCGCTGTAGTGTCCGACAAAACCCCTGTTGGAAAAGTTGAAATAAAAGCCCGCCTGACCGTAGTCGGGCAGGAACGCACGAGCGATTCCGCGCGCATCATCTCTCACGCCGAACTCTTAAAAATGGTTTCCGGAAAGTAAATAAAAAAGCGGCAGGAGTTAGTTACTGTCGTCAAAATTAGGTAATTAGTGGGAAAAGTAACCTGCGGGGACTAAAATACCCATATGGTTACTGGTCGAAACAATCGTTTTAACTGTGCGGCCAACTTTTTGAGGGGCAGAAAGTGCGTTTTCTGCGGTTCGTTCAAGGTATATCGGACGAGGCGCGGGTATGTGCGGTGTAAGCACGCAACCTGTGGAAAACAGAAGTCGCTCAAACAGTCTGTTTCTCGCGCTGTATTTTGGTTACTTTTCCCACTAATTACCTAGTTTTATTTCATCATCCTAGCATTTTTGGGCGAACAAAAACAGGCCGACAGATTTGTGTTCAGTTATTTCTCTCACTGATTTTTGCCGTTCCGTCAGCGCGGATGGTTTCGAGAGCGGGGAGTCCTTCAACTTTGTTCATGACCGTTGCATACGATGCAACGGCAATCATAAGCGCGTTGTCGGTTGTATGCGACAGTTCTGGAATTAGAAGCGTAATTCCTTCTTCCGCAGCGAGTTTTCCAAACTCGCTGCGGATATGCGTATTTGCAATCACGCCGCCGGCGACAATGAGTGTTTGCGCGCCGTACTCGCGCAAGGCGCGTTTTGTTTTTGATACGAGCACTTCGGTAACAGCGTCCTCAAATTCTCGCGCAATCTCGGCTTTTATTTGCTCGCTCGGCGCGCCGATTTTCTTAAGCAAATATAGCACTGCAGTTTTGATTCCGGAAAATGAAAAATCATAATCAGGCGAGTGGAGCATTGGGCGCGGTAATACAAGTGAAGGCAAGACGCTTGCTGAAGTTCGCATTCTTTCGGCAAGGCGAGAAATTTCCGGTCCGCCAGGGTAAGGGAGCCCGAGCAGGCGTGCCACTTTATCAAACGCTTCGCCGACTGCGTCGTCTCGCGTTTCTCCGATAAGGCGATATTTCCCATAATCCTCCATCAAGTCCAATTCCGTATGCCCGCCGCTAACCAGCAATGCAACTGCTGGAAATTCCAAGCTCGAAATCCGAAATCCGAAATGCTTCGTGCTTCGTGCTTCGTGCTTCGGATTTTCTTTTCGGCGCAGGAGCGCCGAAAAGATGTGTCCTTCCATATGATTCACCGGGACAATCGGCACACTCCATTTTTCCGCGAGCGTTTTTGCAAATGTAATTCCTGCCCACAGACACGGCTCAAGCCCCGGCCCGTAGGTTACTGCAATCGCATCTACTTTTGGCTTCTCTCCATTTATTTTTGCCTTCCGCAAGATCTCTTTGAGAATTATAGGCAAGTTTTTTATATGCTCCCGTTTTGCAAGGTTGGGGAAAACGCCGCCGTATGGCGCATGCATTCTTGCTTGCGAAAGAGTGATGTTCGCACAAATGATAATCTCTGCACCCTCAAGCGGCCCGTTCGCCTCTATCACGCAAACAGCGGTTTCATCGCAAGAGGTTTCTATGCCTAAAATAATCATAAGAATTACTCTAACACGATGCGAAGAAGTGTTGTTAAACCGCGAATGCCGTCGCGCGCGCGAATCTTTTTTCCCTCCTGAAACGGTCGCGGCGCGTATGAAATAGGTGCCTCAATAATTTTCTTTTTGTTTTTGAGTAAGCGTGCCGTGATTTCCATTTCAACCTCAAATCCATTGTTGGTGAGATGTAGCGAACGGAACAAGTCAGTGCGCATCAGCTTGTAGCAGGTATAGGTGTCGGTCAAATGCGCGCGAAAGAAAAGATTTACGCATTTTGTAAGAAGCCATGCACCGAGCACATAATGTTTGTACCCGCGGCCCGTTGACGCAAGGTTCCGTGAGCCATAAATTGCATCTGTGTCTGGGCGATTTTGCAATTTTGCAAAAAGCGTTTGAATTTCTTCCGGCGCGTATTCTGCATCCGCATCTTGAACTATGGTATATGTGCCGATGGCTTTATTGAGTCCGGTGCGAATTGCCGCGCCCTTTCCTCGGTTTTGCGGGTACGACAAGTAGATGATGTGCGGTAGATATGGTTGAAGTATTTCCTCTGTACGGTCAGTTGAGCCGTCATTCACGACGATAATTTCAAGCGTTCCATTTGCAAATGGGAGCGCAATAAGCCGCGCCAATACGCAGGCGATAGTTTTTTCCTCGTTGTACGCAGGCACGATAATTGAAAGCAGTTGGTTCATTGTTTGCGCGTAAAAATAATAATTTTACCGTCCGCAAACACGGGCACCCACAATGGGTCTTCGGCGCGCGCGCGAAGAAACGTCTGTCCCCACGGAGTTGCATCGCGTTGCGAAAATACAATCGCATTAAAATTATAGCGCGCGAGCGCCGCCCGCCATTTTTCTGCGTTTTCCTGCATCGGAATATATTCTTTTTGGAAAAATTCCACCGGGTACGCTTCAGGCCGATTATCCACAAAAACCTTCTCGCGTGGAAAAAGGTGGAAGATAATATACCCGCCTATGTCGTAGTTGTTGAAATAGGGTCCTTGGATTTTGTTTTCGCGTAAAAAATTGGCGGCCGCATTATTGCCGTTTTCTAGTCCAATGCCAAATGTTCTCCAGTAGGGAAATGCGCGCGGTAGTGCAAAAATAACAAAAAGCGCGAAAAGAAGCGCCGCGCAGAACGCTGAACTCTGCTCTAGCCGATTATGTGTTAATGGATTTTTCCAAACAAGCGCCGCATTTTCTGAAAGTACTGGAACAAGGAAAAGCCCGAATAGCGTGAAGTTCCGAGTCGCAAGTACGGCAAGAGTGCTGACGCCAGCCATTACAAAAAAATGCGCGAAACGAAACTCAACTCGGTTTTTTATAAGCACGGCTACATATGAAAGTACGAGCGCCGCAAGCGCGATTTTGAATATGAAAAAGTTCGGGTTGTGCATACCTAGCCGTTCCAAAAACCAAACCGATTGATTTTCCGCAACCTTGTAGCCGTAATTTTCAAAAATACCAATTGCTTCTGTAATGGCGCGATGGCCAAACGGATTTACAAGCATTGCCGCGAGCGCCGCTCCGAATACAGAGAGCAATCGTAGAAAAACATCTCGTTTTTTGATGAGTGCTTCCAACAAAAACGCACCGATTAGGAGCGGTCCCAAAAGAAAATATATATGCGTATTCACCCAGAATATTTCAATAATCGGTAATAGCCATAATGTTCCCAACTTATATTTGCGAGACAAAATCAAGAAAAATAATCCGGCGAAAAGATAACTCCATACCTCTGGGCGAATCTCGGTTCGTTCTCCGAGGAGGGGAATGGCGAGAAGCGCGGCTAAACCAATAATGCCCCAGGTGGCATTTTTGCGCGCCGCAAGCAAAAACACGGCAAACGCGGAAAATGAAAGAAAAATAAAAAAGACTTGTATGAGCGGAAACCCGCCAAGTTTGTAGGCGAAATAAAACATCGCGCCGCTTACCCAGTGGTGATTTAAGACCGGAAAATCAGGATTAGTGTATGAGTAGTAATTCTTGGAAAGTACGCTTGTATCTTGAAAAAGAATCTCGCCATTTTTGATATGCCGCCCCAGGTCTGCGGTCGTCAGGTCAATTTTATGCGCGAGGAAGAAACCATACAACGCAAAAAGTAACAGCAACAAAACAATAACTACCGTATGCGTTCGCATCCACAGAACAAAAGGCATCCGTTCCGTATATACCGATTTCGGCTCCAGAAACGAGAGGAGATTCATTGAACTAATTATATCATTCGCTCGAGTTTTACACGAACGGAAACAGAACGGATGAACGCCCCGCCACACCGCCTCGCGGACTCGGCGGACACCGAAGAAAAACGCTCCTTGCTTTCCTGATTTGCGCGCGCCCGATTTTCTTTTCAAAAAGGAAAGGGCGGTTTTTCTTCGGTGTTCTGCCCTCAAGGTCTCGGGCAGGTGGCGGGACTTCTGAACTTTTTGGCGGGGGAAAATCTGCAAAAACGGAATAAATTTTCTAGTAGTTTCAACCGGTTTTCCTCTTTACTCTTTTTGGCTTTCTTTGTTGAATTAAATCCCGTCCGACTTTTGTCCCCCTCATTCTTTCAACAATTTTAGGCCATGTAGCAAGTTTCTCTTTCGACAATAATCCCAATATTTCTTCTTTTTGAAAATATATATACTGTAACTCTTGGATTGCATTAACAGCGTCTCGTAGCATTTTCTCATAGAGAGCTTGGTCTACTCCGTATTTTTTCGCGAAGCCGTAATAGTAAACATCGTCAAATATACCATTTACCCTACCATGCTCTGCAAAACGCGCTAAAATCTCATTCCTGGTTGCGCGTTCTGCTTCTTCATCTAGGAGAATCCTGTCAATAGTAATCGCACCAAATTTTTTGTGCTGAATTTCGTGACGAAAAGTTGCCTCGGAATTAGGTTTGTACCCCGAAGCGGTTATCGGGTAATCGCCGTTATAGTAACTGAGCCCATATGTGCTTTTGTATTCTCCTTTCGCTTCTCCTTCATTATTTGATACAAACAGACGAAAATCTTCTTCATTTTCAAAATCAAAATGTATTGAATACGGAGTGACTTTTGCGTGATAGCCGCCCTTGATAAGAGGCAAAAAATCTGGATTTTTGATAAGCCGTTTGAGCAACTCTTGTTCCGGTAGATTTTGAACTCCCTTTAATTTTTCATAATTGCGACAAAAATGATAGAGTAGTCCATCAATTACTTTCCTGTCCTCATCGGTGAAATTATACTCATCGGCTTTTACGGCAATTTCGTTTTTTAATAATTCCGTATCTAAAGTTCCTGCACTACTCAATTCATCTATCCTGTCAAAAAGCGCGGTTTGTATACCTGAAATTGAAAGATACCGTTTCGCGATTTTTTCACGCAAAGTAGCTAAACCTTCACGCCTAATACCTGTCGGCAAATGTAAAATGTCGCGCGGAGTTTCAAGACGTGCAAACAGGGTTTCCCTCTCCTTATCGGTCACCACATCAGGTTCAGATTTTTCAGGGATTCCAACCACTTCAGGTTTGATACTGTTTATCGGGGTAGGTCGCTTCTCAACTTCCGGCTCCATTTCTGTTAAACCTTCCTTAATTACGTTGGAATTGTCCTGCCTATTAAATTGGTGAAATTTTTCTTGCATCTCTAGTATAGTAGCAAAAAAACGGAAATAGCAAAGCCCAGACGATATTGCCTGGGCTTCCTCTTTGATTCTGAAAGTTTTTTAAGTGGGGACTCTCAACCCCTTGAAAGAGCAACTTTATTATCCCGCACCATCGAGGACGTGTGCGTCCTCGATGGGAACCCAATCCCACCGCTGGAACATCTCGTTCCAGACTTTAACGTTTCCGTTCCGGAAACGTATGTCCCCGACGTAGAAATCGCCGGGGAGTTCCGAGGCCCTCCTCATGGCCTCGTTCCAGTTTGATCCCAGCTCAACGCCGGGACCTCCACAAACTGGCGATCCTCCTTCATTGCCGACTATAGGATTCGTTCTCATTTTTTTTGAATGCGCTGTTCTGTCTGCTTTATCAGCAAACTATCGGTAGCGCGTGCCGTCACCTTGGGATTCATTCCCTGAAGTCTTGGTGACTAACTCCGCTACCTTTTCTCAAGTGTAGCGATACCAAAGCTCCTAAAAGCCCTCGTATCGCTACACTCTTGAACAGCCATCCGTTTTTTCAAAGAACCTGTAAATAGCATAGCATATCACAGTACATTTGTCAACTACTTTACCGAATCGCAATTACATGGCTTAATATAAGCACTTTTTAGGACACCGATTTCAACTTCCCAAAACTTGCTTTTTAGAAGTGTCTATGCTAGCCTGTAACTACAAATGCCTTCGGGCTCGCCCCGCGCAAGCGGGGAGAAAAATAAGAAAAGCCGTCAGAGCAAGTCTTTGGCGGCTTTTCTTATTTTCTCAAAG
>Ga0155699_103_pt1 | contig 21732 bp, 24 predicted proteins | sample RifCSPlowO2_01_FD_107356 | JGI IMG/M metagenome (GOLD analysis project Ga0155699, IMG submission 107356) | Candidatus Taylorbacteria bacterium RIFCSPLOWO2_01_FULL_48_100 | reverse complement strand
CCGCATCCGTCACGATTACGGCTCCAGGCAATCGTCCGTTAATACCCCCGACATGTCCGGCAGTTACTGTAACCGCGCCAGACCTCACGGCAAATGCGCCGACACCTTCGTTGGAATTAATCGCAGGCACCACCAACGAATACTACGCGGGCGACGCGACACTTTTGGGAACCGCGAACAACATCGGCAACGCATCTGCGCTCGGCTCGTTCACGAACGAGTACTCCTTCAAGTTTTCTGATTTAAACGAATGGAGTAAAATCGGGACGGCAAAACAACTCACTGACTCGGTAACTGTGCTTGGCGCGTACCCTCCGAGCAATACCTCAAACACCAATCGCCCTGTTTCTCCGTCAGACGCTATCGCGTGGAATGGCACTGTGGATGGCGTACATATGGACATCCGACTGTGCGCTGACAATCCATCGTCAGTGAATGAAAGCAACGAAGGGAACAACTGCTCGCAGAGGACGATTGTGGTGAAGAAATTGCCCAAACCAGTATTAAATACCCCGACACCAATTGTTGCAGGATGCACGCAGCGCATTGGAGGAAACGGTTTAGCTATATCGTGGTCAAATGTTTCCGCAACAAGCTACAAACTTATCGCAATCAACAGTAATACACTTGAGACACGCACGATTTCTGGCATTACAGGTACAAGTTATACGGATAATAATCTGACTCCGGGCGTTGAATATCGTTATGCGGTTTCTGGTATTTTCGGCACAAAAGAAGGTCCGCTTTCCGACACCAAGAGCGCAGTCGTTCCCGATAAATGTTTTGACTATGACCTGTCTGCAAACAACGCAACAGTTGAACAAAACAAATCGGTTACCACAACGGCAACCCGCACGCTTCTTTGGGGAACAACGCGGCAAGTAACGCTCTCTATTACCAGCATTACCGCGCCGGACAATTCTTCGGTGAGTGGAAGCGCGAGCGAACTCTCTATAGGTTCTGGTTCAAGCAAATTCACCGCTACCATTACGAGTGCGAACCCAGCGAGTCCTACGGCAACGAGCAATATAAAAATTGACACTAAAAACAGCACTTCAGTCGGCATATTTATTATTGGAGTACGCGGAAAAGGAATTGAAACATTGGCGGACGGCACCGAGCGCGATGTGGTGCGCGATGCGCAATTCTCGGTAAGTGTCTATGCAAAAGGGGACGAGCCGGATGCTGCATGTTCGCTCTCCGCTTCGCCCGCAAGCGTTGTCTCCGGAAGCGCATCTACTCTCACATGGAATTCGCAAAATGCGTCCGTATGCACCGGAAATAATTTCTCAACAGGCAATGCAACAGGTGGTAATGTCTCCACTGGTGCGCTTACATCAAATCAAAATTATTCATTATCATGCAAAAATACAAATAATACAAAGACCTGCGACAAGAGCGTAACGGTTACTGTAACGGAAGGGGGCGGTGGTGGTGGCGGCGAGCCGCCTCCTCCTGGCGACGAACCACCTCCAAATGAACCGCAAGACACGGGTGAGTTAGGCGCGATTTGCTTTGCCGTCTTTGATGAAACAGAAACGGATGGAGACCCCTCTGAAGACAAAAATGGTGATGGTATACCTAATCCAGGCGAATATGTAACTTGGAACGCACTGGCTTTTAATGGTACTCCGAATGACGAAGGAGAGTTTATTTACGATTATGTATGGAGCGGCGATGCGCCCCTCACCGGCAAAACAAACAGCGGCGACAAAGTTGGACAAGTTTTTTGGGACATCTTTTATGACACAACAGGAAATAAGAAAGGAAGCGTAACCGTAACTGACCACGGTGGAAGTGTACCTTTTTCCATTAATTGCGAAGGCGAGGGCGTGTATGTAGAAAACTCCAAACCAGCAAATTTCAGCTTGAGCGCCACCCCAAGCACCATATATATAGAACGATTCCGCGGCGGCAATTTACCAGAATCATCGCAAGCAACCATAACCGTGGTGCCGCAAGGCGGCTTATCGGATTCCGTATCGCTCACTGCCACACCTAAGAAGATTCAGTCATCCGATGTAACTTTTGATTTTGGCGATGATAGTCTGTCAAAGAATCAATACGAAGACGGCTCGTCATTCTCGGTGCGTTTGTCGGAAGAACTTCCTGATGGGAATTATCCATTGACGATAACTGGAACAAGCGGAAGCGGAGGCAACAAAAAGACGCGGAGCGCCGAAGTAAATCTGCAAGTGGTTACAGTCAAGCCGACTTTTGAGGAGTTCTAATATTTATGCTGATAAACGACACTCAACTGGAAAAGTTCATTATTGATTCCGGACTCGTGCCGCGGAGCGACCTTGATGCAGCGCGCGCAGAAGCGAAAGAGTCGGGTGAACATATTGGTGATGTGCTTGTGAAGCGCGGCAAAATATCCGAAGATGACTTGCGGCGGACCGAAGCGTATGTGCTTGGTATTCCGTTCGTGAATCTGAAAAATCAAAAAATTGATTATTCAGTATTGACGCTCGTTCCAGAGCCGATTGCGCGCACACATAACATTGTCGCGTTTAATAAGACAGACGGCTCTTTGGAAGTTGCGATGTTAGACACCGACGACCTTACGGCGATTGATTTCATAAAAAAGAAAACAGGGCTGAAGATTCTTCCGCGCCTTACCGATGACCTATCAATCAAGTCCGCCTTGCTCTTGTACCAGAAGTCCCTGCGTGCTGAGTTTGGCGAGATTATACAGAAAGAATCCGCGGCACTCACCGCGCTTCCCGATTCGGGCGCGGACGCCGCGGAATTAAAAAAGATTGCCGAGGACTTACCTGTGGTGCGCATCGTAGATACTTTGCTCAAACACGCAGTGCTCCAAAACGCTTCCGACATTCATATTGAGCCGCAAGAGGGGGAAGTATCGGTTAGGTATCGTATTGACGGCATCTTGCGCGACGCGATGACCTTGCCGCGCGCCGCCGCCGCAGGCATCGCGGCGCGCGTGAAAGTGCTCGCGGGCTTGAAACTGGACGAAAAACGGCTTCCGCAGGACGGGCGGTTTAAGGTGCTCATGGAGGGCGAGAAAGTTTCTTTGCGCGTGTCCGTGCTCCCCGTGTATTTCGGTGAGAAGGTGGTGATGCGGCTCCTGCACGAAGGCGCGTCTGGGTTTACGCTGGAGGGTCTCGGTTTTCATGGAGAATCATTGGAAAAAGTACATAAAGCACTCCGCCAGACGACTGGCATGCTTCTAACGACTGGTCCTACGGGTTCGGGAAAAACAACAACACTTTATACGATGATTGATATTCTCAATACGCCCGAAGTAAATATATCAACCGTTGAAGACCCGATTGAATATCAAATCGGGCGCGTTAATCAGACGCAAGTAAAGCCGGAAATTGGGCTGACATTTGCGCACGGGTTACGCACGCTCGTCCGTCAAGACCCAGACATTATTATGGTAGGCGAAATTCGCGACAACGAAACCGCGTCGCTCGCAATCAACGCAGCGCTCACTGGGCACCTCGTACTATCAACTCTGCACACAAACTCTGCCGCTGGCGCAGTGCCGCGGCTTTTGGATATGAAAGTAGAGCCGTTCTTGCTCGTGTCTACAGTGAATTTAGTGATTGCACAACGGCTTGTGCGAAAACTTTACGAAAACAAAGAAAAGTATTTCCTTACCAAAGCGGGCATCGCCGCGCTAGGGAAGAGCATTGATTTGGATAAGACGCTCGCGGCGCTTATTGAAAACAGAATTATCGCAAAAGGAACGCATTGGGAAAAGGTGCCGTTTTACAAACCACGCCAATCGCTAGATAGCTCAGAAGGGTACGAAGGGCGCATCGGTATTTATGAAGTTATGATAGTGTCGTCTGCGATACGCGACCTTGTGATGCGCGGCGCGACGACGAGTGACATTGAGAAGCAGGCGCGCGCGGAGGGGATGCTCACGATGCTTGAAGACGGCATATTCAAGTGTGTACAAGGCATCACAACAATTGAAGAAGTGATGCGGGTCGTTTCTGAATAATACTCGCTCGGAAGCTACCTCTGCCAAGACCGGCAAATATTTCGGAAGAAGAAAATTACGTTTAATGGGGTTTAATGGAACTTTTGGGAATGTGCGATTAGGTCAAAAGACCCAATTACTACGCTAGCAAGAGCATAGCATATTCGTTGATAAAGGTCAAGTTTTTCAGTTTTCAGACTTTCATTCACTTCCTGCCCTTAACCTAAGGGGAGGTGTCTCCCGGGGAGACGGAGGGGTGGAATAGTTGACATTGTCATTACATTGTCTATGCTTACTATATTATGGATACTACACTACAGGTGCGCATAGACACTAAAACTAAAAAGCAGGCGCAGAAGAGATTTCAAGCATTTGGTCTCAACCTTTCTTCTGGAGTGAATCTAATGTTGCGCCAAGCCATTAAAGATGAACATTTTTCGTTTGCACCGACTACAAGAAAATGGAAAGATCTGCGGCACTGGCGACTGTACGAAAAAGAAATCGCGTGGGCAAAAAAACATGGGAAACGCTACGCTTCTGCAGAAGAGATGCACGCCGATATTTTGAAAGATGCATAATTAGTATTAATATATTCAGTCCAACCAACACGGAGGTACGAAAGATCTCTAAAGCGACTTATCAAATCAGGTCGTTTTAGCATTGTGGATGTTGATGTGGTTATCAACACACTTCGAACTGACAAGACATTGAATGCACAATACCGTAACCATCCGCTTCATGGTGAATATGCCGGATGTTTTGAATGTCATATTAAAGGTGGCATACTTTTTGTATATGAAATTGACGAAGTCGAGAAAATAATCAGAATGATGGACATCGGCTCGCACAGCGACCTGTTTGGATAGCGTATTTTATATGAGATAATGTAAGAGTGAAGTTTTCCTACAAAGAATTTTTTTCTTTTTCGTTTGTGCCGCTTCGCGAGAAGGTTGCGTTCGCGCGGAATCTCGGCGCGATGCTTTCTGCTGGGCTCCCACTCTCACGCGCACTTGATGTTATTGTTCGTCAAAGCGGGAACAAGTCGTTTAAAAAAACATTAGAGAAAATAGGTGGCGAGGTGCGTAAAGGAAGAACGCTCTCGGATACGCTACGGGAATTTCCGCGCGTCTTTCCGCCGCTCTTTCCCGCTGTTATTGCCGCGGGGGAGGAGAGCGGGTCGCTCGCGCAGTCTTTCGCTTCGCTCGCTGAACAACTAGAGCGTATGTACGCGCTTGGGCGGAAACTACGCGGAGCGCTTATTTACCCGATTATCATAATACTCGTGATGATTGCGATTGCTATTCTTATGCTCATATATGTCGTACCAGAGCTCTCGTCTACTTTTGCAGAGTTTGGAGTTGCGATTCCGGCGAGCACGCGCGCACTTATTTACTCAAGTAATTTTTTGCAAAATCATACTCTCCTATTTATTTTTTCTGTTTTAGGCGCTATAGCGGTGTTTATCATTTTCTCTCGCACGCGCTTTGGCGGGCGCGTGTTTGATTTCTGCGCGCTCCATATTCCAGTACTGCGCGAGATTGTGAGAGATCTTAATTCCGCGCGCACCGCACGCACACTCGGCTCGCTCACATCGGCTGGTGTGCCCATCGTTGCGTCTCTCGGTGTCGTGTCGGATGTGGTGCAAAACTCGCGGTACCGCGCGGTGCTTCTCTCTGCGCGCTCCGCCGTGGAGAAAGGCCAAACGCTTTCGTCTGCGTTTGCTAACGCAGGGAGTTTATATCAGCCGTATTTTTCCGAAATGGTTGCATCGGGCGAAGAAACAGGAAAGCTCGGCGAGATGCTAAAAGAAACCGCGCTGTTTTATGAAGCGGAAGTAGAACAGAAAACAAAAAACTTTTCCTCGGTCGTGGAGCCAGTGCTTATGGTTGGAGTGGGCATCGCTGCGGGATACTTTGCGTATGCAATGATTCTGCCTATGTATACGCTAATGAATAATGTATGAAAAAAGGATTTACATTATTGGAAGTGGTTGTGAGTATCGCCGGACTTGCGATGATTTTGAGCGCGGGGTGGTTTTCGTTTTCGTCGTACGCCGTGCGCCGCGAGCTAGAGTCGGGAGCAGCACGCGTCAGCGCTCTAATTACCGAAGCGCGGAGCAAAACACTTGCTGGAGAAAATAATTCCGCGTACGGCGTGCATTTTGAACAAGATCGCGCAGTGCTCTTCCGCGCGCCTACCTATGTTTCAGGGAGCGCAGAAAATAAAATGGAAATACTCGCGCGTCGCACTTTAATTTCTTCCATTGATTTTACTGACAGCGAAGTTGTATTTAAGCGGCTCACTGGCGGGTCGGTCTCATCTGGTTCCGTAACTATTTCAGTTCGCGGCAACCCGTCGCTTCTCAAAGTAATTACAGTTGAGTTATTGGGGACGGTTGAGTGGTAGAATACGGCTCAACAGAGCCATATTCCGCCAGCCCCTTGACAGAAAAGCATCAACTATGCTACACTGTATGTAGTTCAAAGCACCTTGACTTAAGATGTGGAGGACCCGCAGATAAACTCAAAACAAAGGAAAAACGATGAACACCATAGATGATTTGTCTTTTCTTGCAGAGAATACATCATCACTCCGAGATCTCGGTCTCACCCTAACCATTCTCATTCAACCGGAGTGCGTCGTGGCGAAGTGTTTTACCAACAAAAACATTTTTGCCTACCGCGACTCCAACTTTGACAACCAGGAATGGTTGCCGAAGACACTCCTCGCCTCCAGCGCGACAAAAGTCACGGGATATGAACTCACCGATACCACCACCGAAGCAGAGATGGCGAAAATTGGCAGGAAGTTCACCAATCTCCTGCAGATTGAAGACCTCATTCTGCGAACGGAGAAAGGTGAAAACACCGGTCTCATCACTAACGGTTGCGCCAACATATTCTTCTTGCAGGTTGTTGCTTCCGTCTTCATGGTGCTCGCGTACCGGAACGATGACAGGTGGCTTGTGTCCCTGCACCGCTTCAACGCGAGGCTCGAGTGGGATGCCGAGTCTCGGTTCTTTTCCCCCAGCAACTTGAGTTCCTGACCCCCTTGTCCCCTTGACTCCCTTCAACCCCTTGCTCTCGGAGAGAGCAAGGGGTATTCTTTTTATGAACACGCTGGCATCGCCGGTTACGCCTGTCCGCAGAGGAGGCGGAGCTTGCGGTGGCGGGCTCAGGGGAATATTCCTCGTCAAAAAAACAAAAAGTTGGTGCGATATACTCTGGAGTAGCAGGCTCCGAATACGATACAGCCCGGAAATGCAAAAACATCAACGGGCAGTGGTGTGGATGGTGTTTCGTACAATATGCTTCCGTCTTCATGGTGAACGCGAACCGGAACGATGACAGGTGGAATGTGAACCTGAACCGCTTCAACGCGAGGAACGAGTGGAATGCCGAGAATCGGTTCTTTTCCCCCAGAAACTATTTGTTTTCTCCCGCTATTCTGTGCGGGAGTTTTTCTTCGCAGGAACGGCGCCACCGGTACGACATACGCCCAACTTCGTAGAGTTTTTCTATGAGCGACGAGTAAAAACCCGTCGAAAGTATTTTATTTTCCCATGCTGTCGTTAAGAACAATTTGAGTATATCCAATCGTTCAGATGCTTGTGTAACTAGCAATATTTTCCGTTCTCCCGACGCATACCACGCAAGAAATATGCACTCAATTAACTCCAAAAAACAATTCTCAATCTTCGCGCCAATACCGCACCGAATCGGTGTTGGAAGATGCACTGAAACCGTGAGCCACTCTGCATACGCTTGTTTCGCCTTCATTAACACCTCAGGAGCGTTGGGGGGGGCTTACTGGTTGTCTTTTTTATACCATGACTCGTTTGCCTCATTCATACCACGATATCATTTCTTACGAAAATCTGCTTCTTTCATGGCAGGAGTTTATTCGCGGGAAAAGAAAAAGAAAAGATGTACAAGAGTTTTCCATTCAGCTTTTTGACAACACATATGAACTCCATCGCGACCTCGCGCAGAAGACCTATCGGCATGGACAATATCAGCACTTCAAGATTGCAGACCCGAAGCCGCGCGACATACACAAAGCAACCGTCCGCGACCGGCTTCTGCACCACGCTGTCTATCGGATTTTGTACCCGTTTTTTGATAAGAAGTTTATTGCCGACTCATTTTCATGCCGTTTGCGCAAAGGCACACATAGAACGATGAACCGATTCCGCGCTTTTAAGTACCAAGCAAGTGAAAATCACACACGAACCTGCTCTATCCTCAAATGCGACATACGAAAGTTTTTCGCGAATATTGACCATGCCGTTCTCCTCAACATTCTCACCCGCTCAATTCCCGATGCTGACATTCTTTGGCTCTTGAGAGAAATCATCGGGAGTTTTAATTCCGGTATAGCAGGCAAGGGATTACCACTCGGCAATCTCACCTCTCAACTTTTTGTGAATATCTATATGAACGAGTTTGACCAGTTCGTAAAACACCACCTCAAGATGAGATACTATATTCGTTACGCAGACGACTTTGTAATTTTCTCGCAAAACAAGGACTATCTTACTTCTCTCGCCCCTCACATTTCCCGCTTTCTTTCCGGAAAACTCCATCTCGCGCTGCATCCCGATAAAGTATTTATTAAAACCATAGCTTCAGGTGTTGATTTCCTCGGCTGGATCCACTTTCCCAATCACCGCGTGCTACGAACGACGACAAAGCGGAGGATGTTTTCGAAAGTGAGTAAGAATAATCTTTCTTCTTATGCTGGTTTATTGAAGCACGGGAACGGGTTTAAGTTGCAAAATCAAGCGACACTCTTAGCGCAATCACGATAGACGGCAAATGCGCTATAATAAATGGATGAAAGGATTTTCTCTTGTTGAAATTTTGGTCTCTGTTGCCGTGCTGATTGTTTCTTTTGTTTCAATACTCACCGCGTTTCAGGCGGGTATAAAACACAGTAGAGGCAGTATGGAAAATGTGCAGGCGGCGACGCTTGCCGAAGAGGGTATAGAGGCGGTGACCGCGTTACGAGATGCGGGGTGGAGCAATCTTTCGTCGCTTGAATCGGATACCGAATACGATTTGCATTTTAACGGTGTTCAGTGGGAGACCACGCAAACACCGCAGACAATTGACGGAGTGTTTCGGCGAATTGTAGTTATGAACGAGGTATATCGCCGCGACAGCGATAAGGATATTGTGCCGTCAAACTCGCCTGATGCGAAGTCGGTTGACGCTGGTACGAAGAAAGTAACTGTGCGCGTGTCGTGGGCGACGACTACGCCGCCAGGAAAAGAGAGGGTTATGGAGACATATCTTATGAATCTCTTTCAGTAAAATTATGTATCGCGGATTTTCTTTAGTGGAACTATTGGTATACCTCGCTATTTTTGCGACTGCGCTAGTTTTGATTGTCGGCACTGCGCTTGGGCTATCGCGTGCGTACGGCGGGTTCGCGAATATCTCTCGTATTGAACGCGACGCTACAGCGATTTTGGAACGAATGACGCGCGAAGCGCGCGGGTCTGGGAGTGTTGATACTGGAGCAAGTATTCTTGGTTTAAATCCAAGCAAGCTTATACTGAATACGACAGATGAAGAAGGTACGGCGCGTACCGTTGAGTTTTTTGTGTCGGGCGCGGCGTTGAAAATGAAAGAAAATGGAGTTGACGCGGGCGCGCTCACGGGAAGCCGCGTGTCCGCTCCGAGTTTTGTCGCGCGTCGGATTGCAACCGGCAGGAGCGAGGCGGTGAAAATTGAATTTGCGCTACAGAGCGGCACTGGTCAGGCATCTACCACGAAAAAGTTTTATACGACAGTTGTTTTGCGTAATTCTTACTAAAATGAAATTACAAAATAATCGCGGACAAGTAATGCTCATCGCGTGCTTGCTATTTCTCGCAGCCGCCGCCGCGGTTTCCGCGGCGGCGGCTGGTCCCGCCTTGCGCCGCGTCTCCGCGGCGCGCGCGTTTGCGGACGCGCGGCAGGGTTTGTACGCAGTTGCTTCCGTGTCAGAAGATGTTGCGTATCGGAAAATAAAAGGGTTGGCGGTCGGTAATGCCGAAATTTTTTCTGTTGGAGGTATTTCGGCAACCGCCGAAGTTGCGAATGTGTCGGGCGGACAGGAAATAAGCGCATTTGCAAATGGAACGCGTTTTTCTAGAAACACAACAATGCGTCTTGTTGCCGGCGACGGCGCATCGTTCTATTACGGCATGCAGGCAAGTGCGGGCGGGATTGATTTACTTAACACGGCGAGTATTGCAGGTAATGTGTATTCAAACGGTCCTGTGACTGGGGAAAACAGTAATCTCGTAAAAGGAATTGTTGTATCTGCCGGTTCTTTCGGGTTTATTGATGGCGTACATGCGACAGGTACTGTCTATGCGCATACCATACGGGACTCTGATATAGATGGCGATGCGTATTACCAGACGATTTCAGGCACAACGGTTGGCGGCGCGCTTCATCCTGGAAGTGCCGACCAGGCGACTTCATCGCTCGCTATTTCCGATGAGCAAATTGCGGAATGGGAGAGTGACGCCGCGGCAGGCGGAACGATTTCTTCTCCGTGTCCGTATAAAATAACCGACACGGCGACGCTCGGTCCGAAGAAAATCGCCTGCGATATGGAAATAAGCGGGAATGGCTACGCATTGACTTTGAATGGACCTCTGTGGATTGTTGGAAATCTAACAATTAGTAACGGTCCGACCATAAAGGTCGCGTCGTCGCTCGGAGGCGCAAGCGTTCCAATAATTGCCGACAAACCGTCGAATCAAACCACAAGCAGTAAAATTGAATTGCAGAACTCGGCTGTATTTCAGGGTTCTGGCTCCACGGACTCTTATGTGCTTATGATTTCGCACAATAAAAGCGCGAAGCAGGGTGGAAGCGAAACTGCGATTGATTTAAAAAACTCGATTGACGGTGATTTGCTCGTGTACGCGCCTCATGGCGAAGTTTTGATCCAGGATTCTGTGAATGTGAAAGAGGCGAGCGGGTATCGCATTCGCCTCAAAAACAGTGCCGAAGTCATCTACGAAACCGGTTTGGCGAATCTTATTTTCACGAGCGGTCCCTCTGGCGGCTATATGATTGAAAGTTGGAAGGAAACGGAATAGAATGTGAAGGATGAAAAAGGGTAAGAAACTCATTGTGGCGAATTGGAAGATGAACCCAGGGACTGCGGCGGAAGCGCGCTCGCTGTTCCTCGCAAGCCGCCGCGCCGCGGCGGAGGCAAGACGGCTTTCGGTGGTCGTGTGCCCGCCGTTTCCGTTTTTGTCTTTGTTTTCGCGTTTGGCGAACGGTGTTATATCGCTCGGTTCGCAAGACGCCTGTTGGCGGAACGGCGGTCCGTACACGGGCGAAGTTAGCCCTGAAATTCTAAAAGACATCGGGGTAACAATCTCAATTATTGGACATTCGGAGCGCAGAGCACGCGGCGAGACGGATGACATTGTGTCCAGAAAGGCACAGGCGGTCGTGCGCGAAGGGATTACCGCACTCGTGTGCGTTGGCGAAAGAACACGCGATGAAAACGGCGATTTCTTTGCTACGCTTCGCGAGCAGATTAAAGCATCTTTTTCTAAAGTTCAGCGCCGCTTTCTGTCGGACATTATCATTGCTTACGAGCCGCTTTGGGCAATTGGGAGAAATTGGCGCGATGCCGCGACACCGGAAGCGGTGCGCGAAGCGGCGATTTTTATACGCAAAGTGATGGCGGATATTTTTGGGGATGCGGGCGCACAGGCGCTGGTTCTTTATGGCGGAAGTGTCGGCCCAGAAAATGCGCAGGCGCTTCTACGCGACGGAGACATTGCAGGATTTCTCGTCGGGCACGAGAGTTTAGAGCCGGATGCGTTTGCATGGCTTACACAGATTGCAAATGACCTTTGATTACAAAACCATTCGCGAAGCGGGTGCGCTTACTGGAAAGCGCGTTTTTGTGGCGATTGATTTAAATGTGCCGCTTCATAATGGAAAAATAGTTGACGACTATCGCATTGCGCGGAGCAAAAGGACTTTGGATTTTCTGAAAGAAAACAGAGCGCGGACTCTTCTCGTGTCGCATCGGACGAATAAAAATGAATCGCTTTCTCATGTGTATGAACACCTAAAGAAATTTTATTCCGTTGCTTTTGCAATAACGCTTGAGGAAGCAAAGAGTGCACTGGAACAAGCGAGAAACGGAACATTTGTTATGTTGGAAAATATTCGGCAGTTTTCTGGAGAAGAGGAAAATGACGAAGTGTTTGCAAAAAAGCTCGCAGAACTTGCAGATGTGTATGTGAACGAGGCATTTTCCGCCTCGCATCGCGCGCACGCGTCTATTGTTGGCGTTCCGAGATTCTTGCAGCATTACGCAGGATTTTTGTTTGAGGAAGAAGTGCAGAATCTCTCAAAAGCATTTTCTCCAGCGCATCCTTTTCTTTTTATTCTTGGCGGTGCGAAAACAGAAACAAAACTGCCGATTCTTAAAAAGTTTCTTTCCATTGCCGATACGGTATTTGTCGGTGGAGTGCTCGCGAATGATATATTTAAGGCGCGTGGCGAACCGATAGGAGAATCACGCGTTTCCGCAACGGCTTTTCCGGACTCTCTACTACACAATTTAAGACTACGCGTGCCGACAGATGTGGTGCGAAGCGGCGACAGGATTGTGGATGCTGGCTCGGTAGCATTGGACGACCTGCGCGCACTCGTGGAAAAGGCGAAATTTGTGCTCTGGAACGGACCGCTAGGCGAATACGAAAAAGGATTTGATGCCGGAACTATTGCGCTCGCGCACGCGCTCGCGGAAAGCGATGCGGAAACGGTTATTGGCGGAGGGGATTCACTCGCGATTGTTTCTAAACTAGGGTTGCTTGAACGATTCTCATTCGCGTCAACCGGCGGAGGGGCAATGTTACAATTTCTTGCAGACGGAACTCTACCTGGAATAGAAGCGTTATTCTAACGCTCCGCGGATTTTGGAGGCGACTTCAGCCATCTCACCGTCATGATATTGCTTACGCTCTTTTCCGTTAGAAAATGTGTCATCGTTAAAACGTGGAATAATATGGAGATGCGCATGAAAAACGATTTGCCCAGCCGCGCGCCCATTGTTCATAGAAATGTTGATTCCATCAGCTTTCATTGCATCTCTTACCGCGCGCGCGACTTTTTTGACGCGCGCGCCAAGGATGCCTAGCTCCGCGTCGGGGATATCAAAAAGATTTTCGTAATGTTTCTTAGGTACTACAAGCGTGTGCCCAATGCTTGACTGGTTAATGTCTAAAAACGCATACACCGCGTCATCTTCATACACCTCGGTAGAAGGGATTTCTCCTTTTGCGATTATTTTGCAGAAAACGCAATCAGTCATACATACAGTATATGCTAAACTGTCCGAATGCAAAAATACGCCATGCGGGAAAGAAAGAAAGAAGACCTCGTGGAACATTTGCTTTTTCATCGTGGCATAAAAAATGCGGAAGATACGGAAAAGTTCTTGAATCCGGATTATGCAAAGCACACGCACGACCCGTTCTTGATGAAGGATATGGAGAAGGCGGTGGAGCGCATTGTGCGCGCGATGCAGAATAACGAACGGATTGCGATTTTTAGCGATTACGATGCAGACGGGATTCCGGGCGCAGTGGTCTTGCACGACTTTTTTAAGAAAATTGGCTATGCGAATTTTGAGAATTATATTCCCGACCGTCACGGAGAAGGGTTTGGACTGAACGCCGGCGCGATTGAAGAGCTTGCTGAGCGCGGCGCAAAACTTCTTATTACTATTGATTGTGGCATTGCCGATACGGAAGAGGTCTCACGCGCAAACAATCTCGGTATGGAAGTGATTATTACCGACCATCATCTCTTGAGCCACTTTATTCCACCGGCGTATGCGATTCTGAATCCGAAACAACCCGACTGCTCGTACCCAGAAAAAATGCTCTGCGGAAGTGGGGTAGTTTTTAAACTAGTGCAAGCTTTGGTTTTACGACTCCGTTCTTCTACTGACTACTCACTACTTGCTACTCACTTGCCACTCGGCTTTGAGAAGTGGCTACTAGACATGGTCGGTCTCGCAACGCTTTCCGATATGGTACCGCTCACGGGTGAGAATCGCGTGTTTGCGCATTTCGGGCTCAAAGTGCTTCGCAAGTCGCCGCGCGCTGGGCTCGGACAACTTTTGCAGGAACTCCGTATAAACAGAGAAGATATTACCGAAGATGATATTGGTTTTATGATTTCGCCGCGCATTAATGCGGCATCACGAATGGGGGTCCCTATGGACGCCTTCCGTTTGTTTGCAACGGAAGACGCGGCGGAGGCGGGAGCGCTCGCGCGACATCTGAATAAAATAAATGATGAGCGAAAAGGTAAAGTTGCGGCACTCGTAAAGGAGGTGAGGAAAATTGTCGCGGAACAGCAATCCTCAACAATTTCAGGGCAGGCGCCCAAAGTTATTGTCGCAGGTAGTCCGCTATGGCGGCCGTCGCTCCTAGGGCTCGTGGCAAACGCGCTCGTTGAGGACTACAAAAAGCCGGTCTTTGTGTGGGGGCGAGAATGGAATGATACACTCAAGGGCTCGTGCCGTTCGGATGGGAGCGTCGACTTGTCGCTCTTAATGCACGAAGCGCGTTCCGTATTTTCGGACTTTGGCGGACACAAGGAAGCGGGTGGGTTCTCCATCGCGCTTGAAAGAGTGCACTTACTTGAAAGCGAACTTGAACGGGCATACGAAAAAGTGAATATGAGTCGCGAATTGAAGCCGAAGTATTTGGTTGATGCACGAATGAGTATTGATGAAGTAAATTGGGATGTGTGGAATAGCATCGCGAAACTAGCGCCGTTCGGAGTCGGAAATCCGAAACCGCTTTTTTTGTTTGAGCAGGTTCCGGTGAATCGCGTTGATACTTTTGGAAAAGAAAAGCAACATCTTAAACTTATATTTAACAAAAAAAGCGTGGAAAAGATTTCTGCGATAAAGTTTTACTCCAAACCTGATGACTTTGGAGGTATTGTACCGGGTCAGAACATAAATCTATTGGCGCATCTAGAAAAATCCGTTTTCGGCTCATACCCCGAACTCCGGCTCCGGATTGTTGATGTTATGTAATGGCTTTCTTTTTGTCTGTTTTTTGGTATGATAGAAGTTATGAATAAATTGTTACAAGTCAAAAATGTTATTTGGAAAGAGGGCAAACACTATGTTGCCCAGTGTTTGAATGTGGATGTGTCAAGTTTTGGGCGAACTAAAAAGGAAGCATCAGTCAACCTACAAGAAGCCCTCGAACTTTATTTTGAAGGAGCCAAGCCGTTCGCGGCGGCTAAAGTAGAACGACCGGAGATTTTTGGCGTTGCATTGCGCTATGCCTAAACTGCATTCAAGTGTGGAGGTTATTCGTGTTCTTGAACGCAACGGCTTTGCTTTTATTTCACAACGCGGGAGTCATATGAAATATAGTTGTAACGGACGCACCGTTATTGTTCCAGCCAATCGTAGAGAGATTCCAATAGGCACTTTCCGCTCCATTGTTCGGCAATCAGGTTTATCGGATTCTTATTTTTGTTGAATCATGCCTCTTAAATCCATTACTATATTCACCGACGGGTCGTCGCGAGGGAATCCGGGTCCCGGCGGGTGGGGCGCGGTTATTGTTGACTGTCAAAAAGTTACTGAGATTGGAGGGCGCGAAACGCATACAACCAATAACAGAATGGAACTTATTGGCGCTATTAAGGCGTTGGAGTTTGTATTTTCACTAAACGCTAAACGCTGTACGCTCTACGCTGATTCGGGTTACCTCGTGAAGGGGATGACAGAGTGGATTCACAACTGGCAGAAGAAAAATTGGAAGACCGCAGACAGAAAGCAAGTACTCAACCGCGACTTGTGGGAGGAATTATTGATACTCTCGCGCGGGAAGGAAATCTCGTGGAAACAGGTCAGCGGGCATGCGGGCGTCGCGGGCAACGAGCGATGCGACGAAATTGCAACTGCGTTTGCAAGTGGAGAAAATCCAGAACTATATTCTGATGTTCTTGACCTGCCTGCGCAGGCAGGGAATTACCCCATAAAAAATATCTTGAATGTTTCGTGATTCGTTGCTCTATGCATTCCTCGGAGGTTTTGTAGGCGGGATTTTTGTGCAGTCGTTTACGGACTTTGGCGTGGGGTTTGCGATGTTTCTGGTGTTGCTTGGCGCAGTTCTGTTTTTAGCAAACAAAAAGTCGCTTATTTTTTCTTTATTTCTTTTTTCTGCCGCGCTTGGAATATTTCGATACGACTTTGCAGACGAAAGTAGCGCGCGAAGCGCGCTTGATTCGTATGTTGGTCAGTCGGTTGCGCTTGAAGGGTTGATTATTGACGAACCGGACGAACGCGAAAGCGTTACGCGAATTGTATTTCAAGAAAAGAATGTAGAAACTAAAATACTAATTACTACAAACCGCGAACCGAGCTACGCGTATGGCGATCGCGTATCGGTTCGCGGGAAACTGGAAAAGCCGAAAAACTTTACGGATGAAGTAACACTGCGCGATGTTGATTACAAAACATACCTCGCAAAGGACGGGATTTATTACGACATGTTTTTACCGAACATTGAGATTCTCGCGCATGGAGAAGGGAACTTGGTCGTTGAAGAATTATTCGCGTTCAAGCACGCGTTTATTGAAAATGTAAATCGCCTTATTCCACAGCCACACGCGGCTCTTCTCTGTGGGCTTGTTGTCGGCGCAAAGCAATCGCTGGGGAAGAAATTGTTGGACGATTTCCGAACGGTTGGCGTGATTCATGTCGTCGTGCTCTCGGGCTACAACATTACGATTATCGCATATTTTATAGATTGGCTCTTATCGCGTATGCCTACCCGCACAGGCGGGCGTAAAAATACGCGCCTTATTATTGCCGCAAGCGCAATGATTCTCTTTGCGCTTATGGTCGGCGCGTCGGCAACCGTAGTGCGAGCGACGATTATGGCGCTTCTCGTTGTGCTCGCGCACGGGACTGGGAGAATGTACGCGGTTACACGCGCGCTTCTCATTGCAGGATTTTTTATGCTTTTCCACAACCCGAAGATTTTGGTTTTTGATGTGTCGTTCCAACTCTCTTTTCTCGCAACCGTCGGACTTATTTACTTTTCTCCGCTTATTGAGCCGCGCGTGAAGTGGATAACTGAAAGGTGGGGGACGCGCGAAATCGCAGTTGCCACCGTTGCAACGCAGCTTTTCGTGCTTCCATTTTTGCTCTATAAAACAGGTATCCTATCACTTGTGTCGCTCCCAGTTAATCTACTGATTCTTGCCGCGATTCCTCTAACGATGCTTTTTGGTTTTCTCGCCGGAATGCTTCCGTTTATTTGGAGCACACTTGCTTTGCCGTTCGCATACGCCGCGTACGCGTTCCTTGCGTATGAGCTTGCGGTAGTGGAATGGTTCGCGCAACTGCCGTTTGCGGCAGTCGCGCTTGCCTCATTCCCGCTTTGGCTAGTCGTATTTTGGTATGCGGGGTATTGCGCGCTTATTTGGAGATTGCGCGCGAAAAATTCTGCTCAATTACTTTCCAGTTGAGGTTCGCAAAGAAGTCTTCTACATATTGTTTCTTTCCGCTCGGCTGGTAGTCGGCGACGAAAGAATGTTCCCACATATCTAACGCGAGAATTGTTTGACATCCATTGAGTTGCCCAAAATGCTGTTCATCAACCCACGCGTTCAAGAGTTGTTTTGAAACGGGGTCGTAATAAAGCATTGACCAACCGATGCCGCGCGTCAGCGCTATCGCTTTGAACTCTGCGAGCCATGTGTCAAACGAGCCCCATTTTTCTGTTATTGTTTTTGCGAGCGTGTCACTTGTGGCGAGCGGAGTAGAACTATCCTCAAAACTTCTAAAATAAACCTCGTGATTGCGCATACCATTAAACTCAAAACCGAACCGACGATTTATTTCGGCAAGTGCGTATGCATTTTTTTCTGAATCTTGCTTTAACTCTTTTATTTTCTCCAGTACCAAGTTGGCGTGCTTTACATAGCCCGCGTAGAGTTTTAGATGCTCCTCGGTAGTTTTCGAGGAAATGCCTTTCATCCGCGGTATATTAAATTTTTGTTCAATGAATTGCATAAGAGTATTATATCACATATGCAAAAACTGCGAGAATATCTGCATTGGTGGATTCTTGGCGCGCTTTGCGCTGGAACAGTTTTGGCGTGGTACGCTGTGTTTTCGGAAGACCGCGACGGAAAGCTGATTGTCGCATTTTTGGATGTAGGGCAAGGAGATGCAATTTTTATTGAATCCCCAACAGGTACGCAGATGTTGATTGACGGCGGACCGGACAAAAGTGTATTGCGGCAATTGGGGAAGATAATGCCATTTTATGACCGCACGATTGATATGCTTATGACAACTAACCCAGACAAAGACCATTTTGCGGGCTTTCTTGATGTTTTGCGTTCGTACAAAGTTGGCGCGGTGATGGAGCCGGGAACTGTCGGCGCCGCCGCCGAGTACGCGGCGCTTGAAAAATTGATTGAAGAAAGGGGCGTTAAGAAACTTTTGGCGCGGCGCGGGCAGAAAATACAACTCGGCGGAGGCGCAATTCTGGAAATCTTCTTTCCCGACCGAGATGTGTCTGGGCTGAACACCAACGAGGGCTCGGTGGTGGCGAAACTTTCATACGGCGCAACTTCATTTCTTTTGACTGGCGACACCACGCGCGCAGTGGAAGGGTATCTCGCGCAGTTGGACGGCGCGCGGCTAGATGTGGATGTGCTGAAAGTTGGACATCACGGTTCGGATACTTCCACTTCTGACTCGCTGCTCGGATTTGTTTCCCCCGCATTTGCCGTCATCTCTGCAGGGAAAGATAATAGATACGGACACCCCAACAAGGAAGTACTGGCTCGCCTAGCGCGGTTTGAGGTACCCATGCTCGGCACATATGCCCGCGGCGCGATTGTGTTTGTTTCTGATGGGGAAACGGTGCGATTGCGGAAGTAATGCACCAAAAGAAGACGGAAAAAGAATTAAATAAGAAAAAACGGCGACACCTGTCGCCGTTTGCACGGTCTTATTCATCAGACCACTTTAGTAACAATTTCAATTCAAACTTCCCCAGCGCCTGCACTGCCGCTTGAGAAACTCTCCAATCGCCCGCCGCTTTCGCGAGATCAACGATCTGCTGCGCGGTTCCATCAGGTTTATTTCCCAGCGCCTGCACTGCCGCTTTGGAAACATCACTGTCGCCCGCCGCTTTCGCGAGATCAACGATCTGCTGCGCGGTTAGGTCATTCAGTTTATTTCCCAGCGCCTGCACTGCCGCTTTGGAAACATCACTGTCGCCCGCCGCTTTCGCGAGATCAACGATCTGCTGCGCGGTTAGGTTGTTGAAGAGGTTGTCAATGTCCAACTGTCTTTTTGAGAACAGTGTGAGCCGAGCCAGTAATTGCAAGGTTATATTCATTTACATTCGCCTTTCCTTCATTGTTTTTCTGTATCCGAAATTGAACCTATCATATAACGATTTATTTGTCAAACCCCAATCAGCACAGGAATCACGACGGGGCGCTTGGCGGTTTGAGGTACCCATGCTCGGCACATATGCCCGCGGCGCGATTGTGTTTGTGTCCGACGGGGAAACAGTGCGGTTACGATAGTTTCGTAAGTATGTTATACTAAAAACTATGGGAACAAGATTTGACAGCGCAACTTCTATACCTAGAAGGACGGTCTCCCGCGTAACCAAAGTCCTATTTTTTCTAGCTAGTTTAGTAATGACTGGTTGGATGGGTTTCGTTTCTTTTAAATATGGTTTCAGTTGTTCATTAGGAATGGGAGAAGGATTTGATTGTCGTATAATATCGCCCTACTTTTTAGTTTCTACACTCGCTCTGTTTGTTTTTAGCTTTTTTGTTTTTTCATTACTTAACGATATAAAGAAGTTTATTGTTGTATCGTTCGTTGCACTGCTTTTGTTCTTGGCTGGTCCGTGGACGCTTCAATGGATATATTACAATCTTCCTAAAGAAACAAGATTGAATCTAGATGGATATTCTGTTAAATCATGCGAGCAAAAAAGATCGACGAAAGGAGAATGGGAGGCAGATTTGTGTTTTGTTAAATACGCAGCATATATGAATGATGTCAGAATATGTGATTACATTAGTGCGGAGTTGGAAAGAGAGCAATGTTATTTTAAAGATACTGGCTATGGTGCGCGTGGAACATATAAAGCAAATCTTACTCCGGCTGACTGCGACCGAATAAACGATGAGTATCAGAACCAGAGTTGTAAGAATTATTTTAATGTACGCGACTCGAAAATGATCGGAAAATGTGAAGATATTCAGGAAGGATTTGATCGGTGGTTTTGTTGGGGTTCGGTTGCGAGCAATGCAAGCCACGATTCGTTTCGCAAGGGCGATATAGACTTTCGCGCAAACTATGCGGTTGAGTACCAACCGAGCGATTGTGCGAGTGTGTCTAATAATTATCTAAGAGATTTTTGTTATTTTAAATATGTCGGTTCGGTAAATGAGGAATCAAAAAATGTAATGTCGTTGCGTGAAGTGGAATTGTGCGACAAAATAGAGAACTCGATGATGAAGAGAGATTGTAAAGACGGTTGGGGGGTTGTGTCTGGGCAGATTAAGTAGAGCAAGATGTACATCACCCCTGCTTGGATTGCTTCGCCGAGGAGTTTCTTGTCCTGGTGCTGTATATAATACTTGAAGACGGAATAACAGATTCAAACAAGTCGACATATTTTATACTAAAAGTAGTATATTGGTATATGGAGACCATGGAAACAACAATGGTGATTAAGACGAATAAAAAACTGCGCAACGAAGCGAAAGCCGTTGCTGGAAATCTTGGTATACCGCTCACCACAGTACTGAATGCACTCTTGAAGCAATTTGTGCGCGAACAACGACTTACAGTGTCGTCGGATGCGACACCAACGAAAACGAAACTCGCGCTCTGGGAAGAAATCAGTGCGGAGATGGATAGTGCGGTGGGCGTGAAATCTTTTAGCGATGTTGAAGACCTTATTAAGGACTTGCGCCTCGCATGATTATTTCACGGAGCCTTATTGATATTGATACACACAGCAATCTCTATGGGCGGTAGTTATACACTTCTCAACGGCATTTGACCTCGTTAGAAGCCGCGGACGCTCTCATAAAACAAGGTAAGTTTAATAATATCTTTAGATTATGTGCGCCGTCGTTTATTGTGTTATCAACAGGCCGTCCGCGTCCTGCTTCTAACGGGGTTGACAGATTTTATGCGAGGGCTTACACTGCTTGTATTCTATATATGTTGAACTTCCAAGAAACTTTTTTAAAGCGAGGCGACTGACGGCTTTTTAAAGTTTGTCAGAAAAATCCACGCTTTAAAAAAGCGTGGATTTTTCTTTCCAACACGAAAAGAACGAACGATGTTTGATAATTGCAGTCCGCCGCCTTGAGGGGTCTTAAGGCAGGCGGGAGTAAATCAATGGTAAAAAGCAGAACTAAAGTGGTTACCTGTCTCCCGCATGGAGACAAGGGCGTACGGTGGATGCCTTGGCTTGAAAGAGCGATGAAGGACGCTGCGTAGCGGCGATACGCTTCGGGGAGGTGCCGAGCAACCTTTGATCCGAAGATGTCCGAATGGGGAAACCCGTCTCGATGAATGATCGAGACACTCCGACGCAAGTCGGAGAGCGCACCCGGGGAAGTAAAACATTTCAGTACCCGGAGGAAAAGAAACCAATTGGTATTTCCTTAGTAGCGGCGAGCGAAAAGGAATCAGCCTAGATT